>SAMEA3387496__coassemble_4667_pt1 | contig 6150 bp, 6 predicted proteins | sample SAMEA3387496__metabat2_low_PE_021 | metagenome-assembled genome bin SAMEA3387496 (sample SAMEA3387496) | Felis catus | biome: Faeces | place: United Kingdom | collected 2012 | reverse complement strand
CTTCTAGAGTCACACTCTATTATATCATAGTTGACAAATGTATGGTATAATCAAGAAGTTAAAGGAGAACTAAGTATGAATCAAATTGCTAAAGAATGGCAAGACTATGAAGTTATTGATACTGGAAATAAAGAAAAATTAGAAAGATGGAATCAAACGATTCTTAGAAGACCAGATCCTGTGGCAATCTGGCCAATTGAAGATGAGCGTGCATGGAATAAAGCCGATGCTATATATCACCGTTCTAAATCGGGTGGTGGTCATTGGGAAATGAAAAAGCCCGTTAAAGAATTCTGGACTATTGGATATAAAGGTTTACGCTTTAAAATCAGTCCAACCGGATTTAAACACACGGGACTATTCCCAGAACAAGCTAGCAACTGGGATTTTATGGCCAATAAGATTAAAGAATCAAAACGCGATGATTTAAGAATCTTAAACCTATTTGCCTATACAGGCGGGGCTACCATGGCCTGTTCAAAAGCTGGAGCGAAAGAAGTTGTGCATGTTGATGCTTCAAAAGGTATGATTCAATGGGCAAAAGAAAACATGCAACTTTCGAATTTACAAGATCATACAATTCGCTTTATTGTGGATGATTGTATTAAATTTGTAAAAAGAGAACAAAGAAGAGGAAGAAAATATGATGGTATCGTCATGGATCCACCTAGTTATGGTAGAGGTCCTAATGGTGAACTTTGGAAATTGGAAGAAGAATTATTCCCATTGATTCAAGAATGTATGAAAATTTTAAGTGATGATGCCCTATTCTTTATTGTGAACTGTTATACAACTGGATTTAGTTGTTCAACACTCAATGAAGCTTTATCAAGATCCATTCAGAAAGAAAAAGGCGGACACATTGAATGTGGTGAAAACCTACTTCCTGTAACGACAAATGATAGTGTATTACCATGCGGAATCTTTGGAAGATGGACAAATGACTAGTCCATCTTTTTTTGTTTAGAAAAAGAAAAAAGGAAGAAAACTCTCCCTAACAAACCATCCACTCGGGATAGAATTGAATCCCATTTTTGATCATACGATGAATCAAAGGTCTTCCTAAAGTTTGGAAATAATGTTCAATCGTAGTGACTTGTAAAACCAAAAAATCTGCTGTCTTACCAATTTCAATCGAACCACGATCTGATAAATTAAATTCTTTAGCTGGTAAAGACGTCATACTTTCGAGTAGTTTTCTAGAACACACTCGATGTGTTTGAAACAATACATAACTCATAGGTGCCATACTATATACATAGGAGTTTGGAAGTCCAAATCCACAACTCATTAAAAAAGTTTCTGGAATTTTATCATTTAATTCATTTAAACGATGTAAAACCGGAAGCTTAGGCTGATTCTTTTTATAAAAAACATCCTGTTCCAACTTCATTCTTTGCGAATTCGGATTGTCACAAATCAAAGTTAAGATTCCATTTTGACGCATCGCATATAACGCATTGATATCTTGTCTTAGTTGATCACCCAAACGTACGTGTGTAAAACTTTTAAATTGACAATCAATAAAAGCTGGTACAACACATTCACCTTGCGCATCAATCACTCGTGTTGCAGGATCTAGCCATTCTTTATAAGAACCCGTATTGATTTCAATAATCTTATCATGGTGACATGCAATAAAGGCACGATGTAAGATTGTAAAATTCTTATCACATGTATATAAATTTTCAATATTTTTAATCAGTAAAGTTGCCTTCATGATACATGTGACCTTCCTTTCAATAGATGCTATAATAATTATACAACGAGGTGATGCGAATGTCTTTATTTAATCGAAGAAAGAAACCTATAATAGTAACAATCCATGGATTTGGAAGAAATCTAAGTCATGAATTCGATCCATTAGCGAGCTATTTAAAGGCTAAAAAATATGAAGTGATTCAATTTGATATGTATGATTTAAACAATCCAAATGATGCCAACTACAAAGATTGGGTGCAAAGATGTGAAGCCAAATTAAGTCTTGCCATTAAAGAAAATCCCAATGTCATTCTAATTGGATTCTCCATGGGAGGTGTAATCGCCAGTTATTTGGCTAGCATTTATAAAGTGCAATCCTTAATCCTTTGTGCACCGGCCTTTGAATATCTTGACATCAAAAAAGTAACAGGCTTATTTAAAAAATCGGATAAAGAAAAGAAAGGTCCAAGTTCAAAGCAATACCAAGCCTTCACAAAAATTGTTTCTCAATATAAAGAATCTATTTCACAAATTGAATGTCCAATCCTTATGTTGCATGGAACAAGTGATGAAGTGATCGCTCCATCAAGTTCTACTCATGCCTATAAAAAAATTCCGGTCCAAAAGAAACGATTAATATATATTGAAGGTGCCAAGCACAGAATGTTGTATGATGGAAGAATGGAACAGACTGTATTTACAATCATCGAACAAATGCTTGAAAATAAAATATTCTAAAAAGCTGTCGAATAAGACAGCTTTTTCATTTATTGCCAACTATAAAATATGCTTTATATAAAGATATTCTAGCATATTTTCATTTCCATTTGCACCTTTAAGGACTTTTTTAGCCTTATGATTTGCACCTACAAAGAAAAAAAGCCTGTATTTCTACAAGCTTAGTCACCTATAATTGAATAAAACTGATCATAAGAAGGTTTTAATACTTCATATACATCTGGCTGAATACGATATTGCGTATAATCACGCAATCTTCCATCCTCTTCTTTTTCAATGACCCTTCTTTCAATCATTTTTTTATTCTTTAATAATCCGCCCTGTTTGACATCTCCCTTATATTCCAAAGGTTCATTATCATTATCTAATAGTTCTTCAAACAAAGCCTTATCCTTTTTATTTAAGGATGTCATAAAATTCCATAAATCTGGAACATTCATCTTTTTCTCTTTCTCTTTCTTAAAAAACATAATTATCACCTATTTTTAATACATTAAAACTTCTCTATTTTACAACGATGTTCTTTTGTCTTGGAATCATAAGTAATTCCAACCAATAATAAATTATCGGTATATTCTTGAATCGATTGAGGATATACTTTTTCCTTGATTTGATCTAATGCACTTTGAACATTATGATTCCATTTTAACTCCACCAATAAGGCAGGATAATAATCTTTATATTCAGGTTTAGGGATATAAACAAAATCCGCAAATTCTCTTCCTGTTGGCAATTCTCGTATTGGTTTAAAATAATACTTCAAAGTTGATAAATACGCAATCGTTAAAACACTACTCAAACTATTTTCATTATGATATGCAATATTAGAAGCATACGTATTATGAATCTTTTCCATTTGTTGAGCTACAACTTCTGTCTCCATTTGACAAGTTGCTTCTAAAATGGTATCCGATTCCCTTTCAAATTGAATTAAATCATTCCATTTATCTTCTGAAACAGAATTCACAAATTCTTGTCGGATTTCTTCATTTGGAATAAATACCGTCTTATATGTTTGATTGTATCCCAAATATCCTAAATGAACCAATGCCGTTAAGACATCATCCATATTTTTAAATGAAACCATATCATTTTGAAAAGACGTTGTCTGCATCTTCACTTCATTACCACTTAACATTTCTAAAACAGCTTCTTTTAAGCCATCAAAATTCATTTGAATCAAACTATGAATTGATTCATAGCTACTTGTCTGTGCCCAATAACTTTGAAACACACCTAAAGTAAATAAACTCACAACGGCTTTCGGATTATATACATGCTGATGATTTAAGTAATATCCATCATACCATTTCTTGATTCTATCAAAATCTATATTGTATTTATTACTTAATCCTTTTACTTCCCCCTCTGTAAATCCAATAAAAGAAGCCAATGGACCTGGATTCAACATTGTATATTCATCAAAATTATTCAATGCGGACTGTGTCATCGTTCTTTTGATTGGTAAAATACCTGTTAAATACGCTAATGCGATATAACGAGAAGGTTGTGATCCTTTAAATAATCCTTTTAAGAAATCGATATATTCTTCTAGTAATTTTTTATTATTCGCATTATCACGAATCAATACATCCCACTCATCAATGATTACCACAAAGCGATGTCCTGTTTCATCATTGATTTTAGAAAGTGTACCAGACAAAGAAATAATTCCATTATAGTCAATATTGGAATATTCATTCTGTAATTCATGCATACAACTCTCTTTGATATAATTTACAATATCATTTATATTTTCAACTTGATCTTTACACCATTGTACATCAATATGAATGACATCATATTGATTTATATACTTTTCAAATGTAGAACATGAAGAAATCGTATATGGCTGAAATAATTCTCTAGAATCACATCCCTTTGAATAATAAGCACAAAGCATATCAGCAGTCATGGATTTTCCAAAACGTCTAGGTCTTGAGTTACAAATAAATTTAGCTGTGGTTGAAAGCACACTATTTGTATATTCAATTAAACCCGTTTTATCCACATATATTTTTGAATGAACCGCTTCATTAAAATTCGCATTATCAGGATTTAGAAATATAGCCATACAGATTCCTCCTACACCACTATTATATCAAAAAAAGACTGTAGAATAAAAAAAACGAGATGTTAGTTCATCTCGCCTTACTTCACTCCATGACTTTTTAAATAAGAAGGTATGATTTTTATAAAACAAATGATTGTCACAATACTTGCATAAATATCCGCTGTGGGTTGTGCATAGAAAATATTTGAAACCCCTAAAAAAGCAGGCAATAAACATGTACACCCCAAATACATCAGCTTACGATTTAATGATAAAAATAATGATAATTTTACATTAGATAATCCTGTAATTCCATCCACTAAAACATATTGAATGGACATCATCAAAATACCTAAACAGAATATTTTAATAGCCCTATCTGCGATTGGCATAGTCATGGCATCATTAGTAAACATAGCCACAAATACATTGGAGTAGCACATTGAAATAATAAACATAACAAGACAGAATAAAAACGCAAATGAAATCACAATTTTAAATGCTTCTTTGATCTTCTTTAAATTTTGCGAACCAAAATGATACGCAAATATCGGTTGTGTACCCGAACTAATACCAAGTAATGGTCCTGTAATCAATAAGAAATAGCTTTGAGCTACAGTAATAGCCGATATATAAATATCCCCCATATCTCCACCATACTTTTGAAGCATCATATTCATCACTATTAAAATAATTGAATCGGATGCGATAATCAGAAATGGAGAGAATCCAAGTTTTACAATATGCTTCATTTTCTCTATAGATAATTCTTCTTTATGAAGTTTGATTTTCGATTTGAATCTTAAAAAACAAAGCACAAACATACACGATATAAATTGCGCTACAACTGTACCAATGGCTGCTCCAGCCACACCAATTTTAAGTGTACGAATCAAAATAAAGTCAAACATAATATTTGTGATGGCACCAATACATACACTTAACATCGCAATCGTGGCATAGCCCTGTCCTGTAATAAAATAATTCAATCCAATCGACATTAGGGCAAAGAAAGTTCCTAATGTATAAATTGTTAAATAGGTATTGGCATAAGGATAAAGGGCATCACTGCCTCCAAACCAATAGATCAAATTATGTTTTAAAAGAATGAATCCAAGTGTTAAACAAATGGAAAGAACAACCAACATCACAAAGCTATTATATAAAATTTGACTGGCCCTTTTCTCATTCTTTTGACCCAAACACATCGATAGCCAAATCGAACCACCAATACCTACAAGTGTTCCAAAACTCGATAATAAGGTAACGATTGGCCCGCATATTCCAACGGCTGCCAAACATACATTTCCTACTTCTTCAATTTGTCCTACAAACATACGATCGACAATGGAATATAAAATATTCACAAGTTGCGCAATCATGCTCGGTATAGCTAAACTCATGACCAATTTTATCATGGGTGCATTTTCAAAATCATTTTGACGCATTCAATCACCCGATTGATTGTACCATATTTTTCTCTATATAATCTCTAGCTTCCATTAAATCTTTCGCAGTATAAATCGTCTGCTTCTTTTGTACATCTGTAGGTGCAATGATATCTGGCACTTGAATACAGTCAATACCTGCTCTATAAGCTGCTTCAACACCAACTACACTATCCTCTAAAACAAGAGCATTTCTTGCGTCTGTATCCA
>SAMEA3387496__coassemble_1763_pt1 | contig 18579 bp, 16 predicted proteins | sample SAMEA3387496__metabat2_low_PE_021 | metagenome-assembled genome bin SAMEA3387496 (sample SAMEA3387496) | Felis catus | biome: Faeces | place: United Kingdom | collected 2012 | reverse complement strand
CATTTTTAGTCTATATTTACACGTGAATTTGGCAATAAACGAAGTCCTTTAGGAATCTTGTTTTTAATTTGTTTTCCATCACTCTTGCCAAAGCCAAACGGATGTCCCTTAAAACATACAGCCACATACCCTTTTTCGCATTCCTTTTGTAAAACTTCACCATGCATAAAAAGGTCCATTTCTTCTAGAGTTACATCCACTTTTCTTTTATAGTCAAAATCTGCAACCATATAAAAAGAATGACATGGCTCAAAACGATTCTTAATGACATCCCCTAAATATACGCCTTGACGTAATACTTTTATCTTTTTAAAATCCACAAACGGAACATCCATACCATATACTCTATCCTTATCTATATAGTAATAGTTTGGTAATGTATTCAATTGTTCCTTTAAAAATTTCTGAGTCACATTATCTATTTTTTTTAATTTTAGAACTGGAAGTTTACCTGCAACACCCGATTGTTTCTTGAATTTCGCAATGAAATGACCCTCACCACCATCCATCGGAAAGATACGACGCACATTCAAGTCTTTTAACCCTTTTCTTCCCCACGAAACTTCAGGATCCATCAAGACCATATCCTCATGTTTTTCTAAAAAATCTATGACAACATCTTCATCTTCTTCTAAAGCATATGTACAGGTTGAATACACCAAAGTACCGCCCGGTTTCAACATGGAATAGGCATGTTCTAATATTTCTTTTTGACGAGTCGCACAAAGTTCAATATTTTCAATGCTCCAATTATTTAGGGCAATATCATGCTTTTTGATCATCCCCTCACCACTACAAGGGGCGTCCACTAAAATCTTGTCAAAACAAGCATCAAACACCTTCGTAAGCTTATCTACACTTGTATTAGTTACTGCCACATTTTTCACACCCATACGCTCAATATTAGACAAAAGGATCTGGGCACGCTTCGCATCAATTTCATTTGATACTAAATAGCCACTTTTTAAATGTGATGCGATCTGCGTACTCTTTCCCCCTGGTGCTGCACATAAATCCAATACATAATCATCTTCTTGTACATCTAAAATTTCAACAGCACTTGAAGCACTTGGTTCTTGCAGATAAAAACAGCCACAAATATGGAAAGGATGATTTCCCAACGGCTTATCTACATAATAGCTTTCCTTACAGAACTGACTCGGATTATCCAAATAATCAAATTCATTCAATTCTGCCTTCTTTAAATTAATACGCATACCACGATATAAAGGTTTCGATAAAGATTCAATATAGGCATTATATTCATCTTTTAATAATTCTTGCATGCGAGAAAAATACATTTCTTGACTCATACACCCTCCAAAACGGTCTCAGGATCAATGCGACAAGCATAGCCTGAGCATGTTGCAGCCTCACTATAGCCACATCCAAAAGAAAAATCAGCACCGCTGTTTCTAAAATATTCTACGATTGAATTGAGATCCTGTTTTAATTCAAATACCTCTACATGCGTATGAGGCCCCGTTGAATTGCCACTGTTCCCACTTTTCGCTATAACTGTACCTTGACTGACTTGCTGGCCACTTGTCACATAGATTTCATTGGATAAATGCGCATAACTAATCGCATAAAGTCTATCATTTACGGCAACCACCATACAAATGGTATTTCCACCACCATTTGGCCATCCACACCAGTTTCCTAAATATCCATTGTTCGAATCCACTGGTGCATGGGCATACAATATGATACCATTGGCAACCGCTAACACATCACTATACATGGCACTTGCGATATCCAAACCTAAATGAAGACCTCCATCCGGATAGGACCAGCATCCAGCACTGATTGTACCATTTTCAACCGGATTTTGCCAAAAAGAACTATATGAATCAATTTCATAATTTCCATCCACCAAACAAGACATACCATTTTGTTGCCACGATTCATAACCACCAAAATCTGGCAATTGCTCAGTTCCTGAAATCATAGAATCTTCATTATGTTGCCCAGATTCATTGATTTGTGCTAAATGTGAAAATTGTTTTAATAAACGACTTTGACAATTCGATAATCTTTCAAGATATTCATCATATAACAATAACGTATTTTGATTCTTATCGAACTGTTTTTTATGTTTCAAATATTCTAATTCAACATTTCTATATTCATCAAAGTACAACGTCAAATTCTTTTGAATCTTATATGGATACAAGATAGAGTTGTTTCTTTGAATCGCTTGTAATTCCAAGCCATATTCCATTTTTTTCAATTCATAATAATTCTTTTTTTGTTTATACCTACGTTCAAGTTCATCCACAAACTTTTCTTGTTTATCCATTTCAATCCGTAAATCCGTTTTTTTAGATGTAACATCCATCGCAATATCCCTACATTTTAAAGATAAAAAACTAGCCCTATCTTCATGAATTGTATCGACTTTGGATTCTATATTTGAAATTAAAACTTCATAACTTGGCACAATCATCGATTGTAAACCAATAAAAAAACAGACAAAAAGTGATATACATTTCATAAAACTCCTTCTACTGTCTGTCTTCTAAAATTATTGTATTTATTTTTCTAAGTACATGCAAGCACTATTTAAAATGATAAAACATAAAGTTCCTGTTGTGACAATATTTAATGTACAATCCAACAATCCATATATCAACACAATCGCAATAAAACACATCATCATGCCAAATAATGCAGGATTTTCTTTTCTTGTATTCGAAGTAAAGATTTCCTTATTTAGCACAAATGTATATGCCAAAAGCACTACTGTTCCAACAACTCCATACGACAAAATGGAATCAATATAAATATTATGGGCATGAGGTGCCTTATGACCATGTACTAATGGATAAAACTTCTGATATGTCTGCGGACCCCATCCAAAGAATGGATACATTGAAATACACATAAATGCTGTCTTCCAAATCTTAATGCGAGAGGCAAAAGTTGACATATCACTGATTCTTGGAATCAATGTTGGTTTTAAGAATACTAAACCACATATACCAAGTTCGAATACAATGGATGTGATAAACAGTTTTTTCCATCGCACACAATAAAGAAAGATAGGAAAAATCACCACAAATGGTAATAATGCCGTTCTAGATCCCGTTAAATATAGAACGAAGAAATTAAACAGTGCAATTATAAAATAACAAATCTTACAAAGAATATTGTCGTTTTTCACAAAACGATACATACACATCACGCATACAAAATCAATGACCATCGCATAGATATTCGCATTCATAAATGTCGAAGTAATTCTTCGTTTTGGTGAATTGAAGATATGAAATTCTAAAAATGTTCGTCCATTCGCAAGGGAAATCTGATTAAACTGATACAAACCGTAGATAGCCGCAAATACCGACAAAATAATAATAAGATCACACATCTTTTCAAATGTACTTTTTGTGATACTTCTACGATAATAGGCTCCATATAAACCAATCAACACAAATAACCATGTATTGCCAAAACCTGTCCAGTTCGAATGGAAGATGGAAACAATAAATTCCAATACGTTAAAGCTGTAAAAGAGAATTGCGCCCGTTTGATTCTTTATGGCATCCACCATTTTATGTCGGCATAATGCTTGTATTAAAACGCATGCGATTCCTACACTTGCGATTTGATAGGGCAAAAACAGAAAGGCAGTTGCCAATAAAATCATTTTTTCATCTAAATTCATAGATTCTCCCTTCAAAAAAATAAGCTGGTTGAACCAGCTTAATTTCAAAACATGGTGCCGACTATCGGATTTGAACCAATGACCTACGCGTTACGAGTGCGTTGCACTACCACTGTGCTAAGTCGGCATAAAGACTACCCTATTAGAATAGTCTTATTTTTTAAGATTGTAAAGCAGAAATCTGTTGTTGATAATATGTAATTTGTTGCTGCAAAGAAGACAACATCTGATTATTTGTATCAATCTGAGATTGAATATCTGCAGTATCTTCTCCATTTTGTTGCGCATATGCCAAATCAGACTCTAGACTCTGTGCATATTGTGCATACGTATTGTAGTCTTGCTGCAAACTATTCAAGCTTGTTTGATATTCTTTAACCTTCTTTTCATTTTCTGCTTTTTTAGCTTCTTCTTCCTGACGAGCCTTTTCCTCGGCAGCCGCCTTTAATTCACCCTGTTCTTTACATAGATCAATAAAGTCTTTGCCTGTCTTTGATTTTGATAAAGTATCCACTTCATCTTTTAAATTTTTAGATAATGAACTATATGTAGACTGCATATCGGCTACAGCCATCTTTTCTTCATCCGATTTTGATTCCCAACCATTTAATAAACCAACAATTTGTTGATAAGCAGGAAGTTTAACTTCTTCTTTATCATGATGAAGCTGCTTCATATCTTTCAACAAAGCCTTATATGTTTTGCCAGTCTGTTCTTTAAAATATTCATTGATTGAAGTCTTTTGTTTATCCAAAAGCTTTTGATAATCTTTATCCAAATCTAGAAGCTCTAATTTCTCAGCATCTGACATCATATTATCTCCATACTCATCCGCATAAGACACTAATTTATCATATGTTTTTTGTTGCGTTTCAGAAACAATATTTTGTGGATCATACACCAAAACCTTATATGCATATCCACCTAAGGCAACCAAGCCTACTAAGATTACGCATAACACAATTTTTGTGATCTTCTTCAACGGTTTCTTTTCTTTGACTTGTTTATTCTTAGACTTCTTTTCTTTTGGTTTATGTTCCTTTTTTTCTTTCTTTTCGTTTGGATTCTTTTCCTTTTGGATAACTACCTCTTCATTTTCGTCACCCTCATTTGACATATTCTTTAACATCGCATGCACAAGATCTAATGCCTCATTGGATTGTTCCTTTTCTATCGAAGAAGTTGTAAAATCATCATCCATGTCTTTTAAATCATCTTCATGCTCCTGATAAAACTGTTCTTCTTCCTCAATTGTTTTTTGACCACGCTCTTTACGAAGCATATCTAAAGCTGAAGACATTGTCTTTTCAGCTTGTCTTCTTTCTGCTTCAGACATCTGATGAACCACTTTAGGCTTTTTTAATTCATCGTTATATTCTGTTTTTTTATCTAAAAGTGCTTTTGAATAAGCATCTATATTCTTATCATTTTTACTCATAATATATTTTCCTTAGTTCGAATCTATTTTAACACATTATAAGCCTTCTTTTTCAACAAATTCATAAAAAGATTTTTCTTTCACAAAATCCTCTTTATTCACCTTCCCAATCGGCTGCGCATAAATAATGAATTCATTTTCGCCTTCCAATTCAAACATTTCATCACAAATCCTTGTCACACACGCTCCAATTCCACAAGTTCCTAAACCAATACTTGTGCTTGCCAAATATATATTTTCTCCAACATGGCCTAAATCCACTAAAGCTATTCGATGCGCAAGATATCCATAGCGCCATTCGGTACGATATGGAATATAGCTGAAATAGAAAATCACATTGGCTTTTATGGCCCATAATTGATCACATAAGGAAGATGCCAAAACATCACTTATCTTTTCAATTGGATTTAAAAACTCAATACGATGTTCCATAGGCAAATAATGATAGGTTCCAGAGATTAACCCTTCTACATTTTGACATACAAAATACAATTCAAAACCATGTCTAGCTCCTCCAGAAGGTACAGTACGCAAGGTCGCATATTTCTTCCCACGAATTTGTTTCACACCTTGGCAAGTCCACAACATATAAGATAGTTCCAACAAAGACATAGGTTCTTGCGTATATACACGACTACTATGGCGTGTATTTATGATATCTAAAAAGTTAGAACAAATGGATAACGCATCAAAATTTTTAGGAAGTTCTATCGATTCCGTTCGCATTGCATCCTTTACCAATGGGGGTTGTGGAAGTTTTTTATCTTGGTCCGATTCAAATTCTTCCATATCATATTTCAAGTCTGAATAATCCATACTCTTCTCCTTTTAATGCGCTAACTCATCCAATAATCTTGCCTTTTGTGTTCCTATCAACAAGACTTGTTTGTACTTTTCATATACATCAATCGTATGTGAACTTAAATATAAAGCCATTTCAGCTGACATTGTTAGATTGGTCACAAATATTGTCATTTCCTGACCATCCTTAAATGCACTTTCCATAAATTCAAACGCATTTTCAATCTCCAGCTTCAATTGACTATCCAACTTTTCCATTTTTTCCTTTTGTTCAAAGAAAGGCTTTGTACAAGAATCAAAACGTGACTTTGGATCTAAACTTTCATCCACCATTACTTTTTGTATGTTATTTAACACAAATTCATGTTCATGTTTTTGTGAAATACTTAATAATTCTGCCTGCAATTTATCACGATAATTTGCCATAAATACCTTTGTATGGTCCAAATAAGAAGAATCCATATCTTTGCGATATTCTTTCAAGAAACTAAACCAAAGATCTGTACAATGTTTTTCAAAAGAATATAAATTCACTTGTCGTAGTAAACCATCCATCACCAAATTAACAACAGAGACTCTTTCATCAAAATCGGCATTAAACAATCGAGCGTAGATTGTACTCGATACATTTCCGTTTAAGATATCATCAATGCCATAATCATCCTGATATTTTTTATACATCAAATAATAGGCGAAAACATCTTCGGCAATATCTTCATGATGCAGATATTCATAAATCGTATCTTGAGAGATTTCTAGATGCATCTTTTCATAGGTATAGAGTAAATAAGATAGATCTTCCCAGCCTCTTGCCGTCACAAATTCCATACCATCTACACTTGTTGAAACAGTATAGAAATGATTGGGCTTTAATTCCAAATAGCTTAAGATCATCGGATGTATATGTTTTGAAATCGCATACTCTTTCCATACATAGTAATCCGTTTCAACATGAATATAACGAATACGATCCATTGTCACGACATCAAAATCACGAACCGATTTATTATATTCACTCGGATTTCCTGCTGCTACAATGATCCAGCCACAAGGAACCTTCTGATTTCCAAAGGTTTTATTCTGTAGAAACTGCAACATAGTAGGTGCTAATGTTTCCGATACACAATTGATTTCATCAATAAATAAGATACCCTCTTTTAATCCTGTATCTTCCATTTTTGAATAAACACTCGCAATGATCTCACTCATTGTGTATTCCGTAATCGAGTATGTCTTTCCTTGAAATTCCTTTTCTTGAATAAAAGGAAGGCCCACAGCACTTTGACGTGTATGATGCGTAATTGTATAGCTGACAAGTCCAATTTGACATTCCTTTGCGATTTGTTCCATAATCTGTGTTTTACCAATACCAGGAGGACCAATCAACAATAAAGGTCGTTGATTCTTCGCTTCAATCTCATATTCACCAAACGAATTCTTCGATAAATATGCCTGTACAGTATTTTTTATTTCATTTTTTGCCTGTAATATATTCATAACTTTTCTTCCAATCTATATTGAATTGCCCATGAAGGCACTTTACTTTGATCATAATCCTCTAAATAAATAAAGGCTGTTTTATAGGCCGGACTCTTTTTGGGATAGATTCCCTTGCCATCGGTAAAATAGAGCAGGCCACAAAGATTTTGAAAAACTTTTTGATCTATCAAATCATTCACATAGCTAAATACCGGTCTAAAATCGGTATTGCCTTTACCCACTAGAGTAAATGAATTCAATAATTGATCCATCTCATTTTGATTTGAGATAACATCGTCTTTGCGGATTCTGTCATCACATTGAATAATATGCACCTTGCACGATTTATAAAACATATTTGAAGTGCTTAAAATACTATATGTATTGGATATAAAACGCTTCGCAAGATTTTCATCAATAGAATAACTCGTATCGAGTACAATCACAAACTCATAGATTTTTTTGACTTCTTTTGTCTCTAAAGGCTCAATCAATGGCATGTTCTTATAGATCGACATTCCATATGTGTAATAGGTCAAATCAAATTCATCCAAATCTATTTGCATTTCTTCTTTCACAATACTAAATCGTTTTAAAAACTGTGAAAAAGAGTATTTCGATTTCTTTGCCTGTAAACTCGACACAAGAAAGGCATCCCCATCCTCATTATCCTTCCCTTTTTGTTTATGATCAAACAATGTTTGTTTGGCAACACTTTGCCACTTTTTTTGAACAGTAGAAGATTGAGGAATTTTGTCATCCTGCTCTTTAGGCCATGCAGTATGATCATCCACCACAAATTCATAATATAAATCTTGAATATCGCCACGTGTACAAAGCCATTCATAAACTGTAATGCAACTCAGCCCATCTAAACTTTCAATTTCACGATATACATCTTTTCGAACATATGACAAGATTCGCGAAACACTTTTTTTATGCATCGAATCCAATGTATACTCCACGATAATATCGCAAGCTACATTCCAAATAAATTCAACACGATTTTTTTTAAGCCAAATATGGCTATATAAACAATGCAGAACACTATGTAAAAAACTACGATTTAAAAACACTGCATTATTCTGAAATAAATCAATAATCTTTAATGGATTATAGTAAAAATACACGCCATTTGTCGCACATATAGCTACACGCTCATCTTCCTTCAACACCAACGTATTTAAAGCTGTTAAAAAATGTGGCATATCCATATAGAGTTCGGATCGAACTAATTCTAAGATATGAATCGCCTTTTCCTTTTCCCATTCACTTTGTCGCATTAAAAATCCTCAAAAGAATATGTCGATGATGATTTAAACATCTTATTCTTTAATTCCATCAATAGAGTACGAGTTTCTAAATCCTTTTCCATAAAAATCAATCGATCTAGATCGGATTGACCAAGACATTCTTTTTTTAACAATTTTTCTACCATAGCACATATATCTTTATATACATGTAAATAAGAAGTCAAATCATGTGCCCTTAAATAAGGAATGTATTGTTCAGATCCCATCATAAAGCGAAGAATCGCTACATGAAAGATACAAGATTCACTTTCTTCAGCGCATAGCTTTTCAAAACAAGCATCATATCCGTCAAAATCGATTTTCCCCTCTTTAAAACATTGACGCATACGAAAACCTTCCCCTTCAATATTCAGGGCAAAGATATGAGCAGGGCCCACTTCATCATAACCCCCATTGTATTCTGGATAGAATATAGAACTATCTAAAAAGTGAACTTCTACATCCCATGTGATTTGCGTTAAGATTTGTTTCAGGAAAGTAACATCAAAAATTGAACAATCATAATAAATATGATTGAGTCTTAAACAATTCATAAACACATCGCTACCTATACTCATTAAAGAAAAAGGTAAATATATTTCTTTTAGCTTCCGACAATTGTAGAACGCATAATTCCCAAGTTTTTTTAAAGTACTCGGAAACTTAACACTTTCTACATCAACCCCACTACATTCATGATAATTCGAAGGAATGTCACAACTTAAAATAGCTTTCGATAAATCGACTTTTTTTGAAGAAAAACAATAATTTCCAATTTCACGAACAACATATCCATCAATGGATTCTGGTATTTCTATCTTGGGACTTAATGAATACACTCGATTGATACGAATGGAATCTTCATTTATTTTCTCATAATATACACAAACATTCATAGAAAAATTATAACATAAAACAAAAAAAGACAACTACCGAAGTAATTGTCTAAATTTACAAGTGGTGCGGGTGAAGGGACTCGAACCCCCACGCCGAAGGCGCCAGATCCTAAGTCTGGTGCGTCTGCCAATTTCGCCACACCCGCATTTCCAACGTGCTCACTTATAATACACTAACATAAAATAAAATGCAAGTGTTTTTTTAAATTTGTGGCTTTTTAATGTAGTACAGTTGGCTTATGCATCATTTCAATCTCTTCTTGGATATAGGCTTCCACTTTTTCTAAAAGCTCATCTGTAACCTCAATGTCACCTATCATAAAAGGACCATCTCCCATTTCAGATTCCTTCACAAATTTAATTTGCGGAAGCTGCGGCATCCGATGGTTTCCAAGTTCCTTTTCGATTTTTTCCAATTGTTTAAGTATAGGCTCGGCAATTTGTCTAATCATTTCTTCTTCTGTCATACATAGTATTATAATCAACACCCCTCATTTTGACAAGTTTTAACATATGTTTAAATTTAAACCCAAAACATTGAATCTTATCCAATTCAGAGTAACATACTAGATGAACTGCTAGAAGCATACTACTTCTAGATGTGTTCGTATGCACCCTGGCCTATGCCCTACAACATAGGTTCTGGGTGTTTTTTTCTATAATACGGATTCTAGTTCTTCTAAAGAAATAGGTCCAGGTCTTAAGATTTGTAACTTTTCTTTTGTACAGTCAACAATCGTACTTGCCTGTAACGCTTTACACGTTCCAAGTACAATACCATCAATTTTTGGAAGCTGTTCATACACATCATCACTTGTAAGTGCTGTTTTTTCTCCAGACTGATTGGCACTTGTGACCAAGATTGGACAATTCAACTCATCAATCACATCTAATATAAATTTTTCATCTGGAATACGAATCGCAATTGTACTTAAGCCATTTGTGTATACTGAATCAACACTGTCCTTTACATTCACAACGAGCGTCAATGCACCCGGTAAAAACTTAGCCGCAATCTTTTCAATTCTTTCATCCACTAACGCAACTTGCTTCATTTGTTCTACATTTGAAACCATCATTGGGATTGGTTTCGTTTCTGGACGATGTTTTGCGCGTTTCAATCGTTCTAAATCTTCTAAATTCCCATATTTTACTCCAACTCCATATACTGTATCTGTAGGAAGAGCAATAATTTTATGTTCATTAAGTGCACACGCTACTTCGTGTACTTGATTTTTAGTATATTCTTTCATGTTTACACCTCTGTCTAAGACATTATACATCTTTTATGATAAAATACACTAAGAAAGAAAGGATGTTAACAATGTTTGAAAATACAATTGCAGCCATCTCCACTTCTTTGCAGGATGGTGCCATTTCCATCATTCGTTTAAGTGGTGACAAGGCTATTGAAATCACTCAAAAAATATTTGACCGTAATATCATAAATGCGAAAAGTCATACCGTTCATTATGGTTTTATTATAGATACCGATAAAAATCCTGTTGATGAAGTTTTAATTTCTATCTTTAGAGCTCCAAAAACATATACACGCGAAGACATTGTCGAAATCAATTGTCATGGTGGTACTTTTATTACTCGTAAAATCTTATCGATGGTATTAAGTGCTGGAGCAGATCTGGCAAAACCGGGAGAATTTACGCAACGTGCCTTCTATCATGGAAGAATTGATTTATCGCAGGCGGAAGCCGTTCAAGATATGATTGAAGCAAGCAACAATACCGCAGCAAGTATGGCCATTCATGGAATTAAAGGAAGTGTAAAAAAGCTACTACAGCCTTTGATTGATGATTTAATGGATATCATTGCGCAGATCGAAGTGAATATTGATTATCCTGAATATGAAGATGTAGAACAATTAACGACGAATGATTTACTTCCAAAAACTAACGAATGGTTAACCAAGATCGATCGTATTCTTGCTCGTGTACAGACGGGGCAAATGTTAAAAAAAGGTATTGATACCATTATTGTGGGTAAGCCAAATGTTGGTAAATCCAGCTTATTAAACGCACTTCTTGAAGAAGATAAAGCCATCGTTACAGATATTGCGGGGACCACAAGAGACTTGGTTGAGGGGCAAATTCATATTGGCAGTGTACAATTGAATTTAATTGATACAGCTGGTATTCATGAATCCAGCGATAAGATTGAACAGATTGGCATTGAAAAAAGTCAGGAAAGATTAAAAGATGCCAAATTGGTTCTTTTAGTCTTCGATGGTTCAAAAGAGTGGGATGAAGAAGATAAACAATTATTAGAACTGACAAAAGATAAGATGCGTTTAATTATCTATAATAAGTTAGATAAAACTGAAGCTAATAAAGATGGCATTTGGATTTCAGCTGCCAATAAAGAGATTCAACCTTTAATTGATGCCTTGGAAAACTTGTATCATGAAGATTTATTAAAGGAAGATCCACTACTTTCAAATGAGCGTCAAATTGGTTTATTGAATCAAGCCAAAGAAGATATGTTACGTGCCAAAGAAGCCATGGATATGATGGTAGAACCTGATTTAATTGAGATTGACATTCAGGCTGCTCATGATCATTTGAAAGAAATCTTAGGTGAAGTTCATAGAGAAGACTTGTTGGATACATTATTTTCTAAATTCTGTTTAGGTAAATAGTAAAATGCGATGATTATTAACCAATCATCGCATATTTTTTATCTAGTTTATTTAATACAATACAACCATCTTCAGTAACAAGTACTAAGTCTTCAACACGAACACCCATCTTTTCTGGTAAGTAGATACCTGGTTCAATCGAGAAAATCATGCCTGGTTTTACAGTTTCTGTATTGGTTGAACTTACATCCCCAAATTCATGATCCGTTTGACCAATGAAATGTCCTAGGCGATGTGTAAAGTATTCGCCATAACCAAAGCTAGAAATATAATTACGAGCCGTTAAATCGATATCGCATAGACGAACGCCTGGACGAATAATTTCTTCCGCTTTTTCATTGGCAACACGTACAATATCATGAATCTTTTTATATTCGTCACTTGCTTCTTTACAGAAATAAGTACGTGTCATATCCGAACAATAACGATCTTTTCTTCCCCCAATATCAATGACAATACTCTCACCTGCATTTAACACAGAATCATCTGGCATATGGTGAGGATCTGCACCATTAGCTCCAAAAGAACAAATAGGTGAGAATGATACGTCTTGACATCCTAGCAATTTATATTGTTCAAGAATAAAAGCTTCCACTTGTTTTTCAGTCATACCTTCTTTAATAAAATCTCTTGTACGTTCCATCACAACATCATTGATCTGTGAGTTTTCAATCATACATTCAATTTCTTTTTCATCCTTAATGGCACGAGTATCATCTACATATTTTGATCCAAGAACAACTTTTAATCCTTCGCACTTTTCCATTAAAGGAATCAAGAAACGTGCTGTCCAATCTTTATCAACACCTAGCGTTTCACTGGAATTAATAACACTAGCTAAAAGTGAAGTGGAATCGTCTGTATCACTAAACCAAATTTCTTCACAATCCTTTTGTTCAACCGTAAATAATGTATTTAAAAATAATACTTTTCTTCCTTCATCATTCAAGTATAGCGCAAACAATCTTTCTCCTGGACCTACATCAACACCTGTTAAATAATAAATGCTGCATGGTTCACTAACTAAGATTTGTTTAAGCCCATCCGCCTTCATTTTTGCGATCACTTGATCGACTCTTTTTTGAAACATAATTATCCTCCTAGAAATTCAAAGTAAATTCTGTACCTTGTTTTTCATCACTTGTCACACTTAATTTGATTTTATGACTTTGCGCAATTTGACTTGCGATGGATAAGCCTAAACCGGCCCCCCCTTGATACTTTCTTGACTTATCAACACGATAGAAGCGTTCAAATACATGTTTTAAATCTTCTGGTGGAATGTAGCTATCTGTATTACGAATTGTAATGACGGGTTTATTTTGTATCTTACATAATTTAAAATAAATCTTTCCGCCTGAAGGTGTATATTTGATCGCATTGTCCAAGAAAATTAATATCAATTGTCTTAACTGTGACTCATTACCATGTACCTCTATATTCTCTTCCACTTCATCGATTAAATCAATACCTTTTTCAAACGCAATGGATTCAAACGGTAAAACACAATGAAAACATATATCACTAAGCGAACAATTCTGCATTGAAATTTCAATTCGATTCGCATCATTCTTGGCAAGAAACAGCATATCCTCTACAAGTTTTCGCATGCGGTTCGCTTCGCTTTGAATCGATTCTATCCATTGTTTTTGTGAAGAAATGGTTTCTGTCGAATGATTGGTTAATACATCACTATCCGCTAAAATAACCGTTAATGGCGTTTTTAATTCATGACTGGCATCGGCCACAAATTGTTTCTGTTTATCCCATGCCTGTTCGACTGGTTTTAGTGCCCATTTACTTAAAATACAACTTAGTATAAAGAATACCAGTAATACACTCGATCCAATTTGAATAGATATAATCAACATTCTTTGAAAAGAAGACTGCATATGAGATACATCCACAAAGGCTACGGCATAACCTGAAGGAATAATTGTGTTTTCATCCACTTGATAGTTGGTAATTTTTTCTTTTTTATACGCAAACCCTTGTCTTTTCAAAATTCCGATATCGTCTTTATTTTTTACACTCTCAATTAAGCTTTGCGCATCTTCTGCATAAATATTCCATACTGAACGGCTTGTGATCATATATTCATAATTTGAATCCGTATAAATCACGAAGGAATTCCCATTAAAATTTCGACTGTTTCCAAATGAAATCGAAAAATCTTTATCCTTTAATCGTAAAGCCATTTCTAAACTTCGCTCAACATCCTTTTTATCATGAATATAGTTTGAGCAACAAACTATACCAAATACAGATAGTAAAATCACACTGACAAAGGACATTAAAATCAAAATGAATTTAGTCTGTAGTTTTTTAAGCATCACAAACCTCTAGTCGATATCCAACTTTTCGAATCACCTTAATTGAAACTTTGCTTTTTAAAAATTTTAGTTTCTTTCTTAAAAAAGAGATATAAACCTCTACATTATTGTCCATCGCATCACTTTCACTACCCCATACCGAAACAATTAAATCATCTTTAGAAGTAATCATTTCAGGATGTGACATTAAATGTTTCATGATTTCAAATTCTTTATATCCTAAATGAATATGTTGACTTGCACAATACAACTCACAAGTATCAAGTTGTAACGATAAATCATCATACTTCAATTCATGTACAATGACTTCTCCTTTGCGTCTTGTCAGTGCATTAATTCGAGCAACAAGTTCTGCAGCTGAAAATGGTTTAGTCATATAATCATCGGCCCCTACATTTAGGCCTTTCACTTTATCTGGAATTTCATCCAATGCCGACAACAACAAAGTTGGAGTTTCAATCTTATTGGCACGCATTTTCTGTACAATCTCAAAACCATTCATAACAGGGAGCATAATATCTAAAATAGCTACATCATAATATCCACTAAGGGCTAAATCTAAACCTTCTTGTCCATCATAAGCCATAGTTACTTGCCATTTTTGTTCTTCTAAAATTTGTGCAATCGCATACGCAATGTTTTTTTCATCATCCACAACTAATATATTCATAGTGCACGCCCTTTCTTCTTTTTTTATATATTAACACACAGTTCTATATTTTCTTTACTCATTTTTATAGATACACAAGATTGCAATGCCGATAACTTTCGATTTAAATAGGATATATGAAGTGAAACCGTATTCTGATTCACATCTACACAATTGTTCCAAACTTTTTCAATCACAAGCCAAACAGCTACTCGATTCGATTCACTTCGAATCAATAAAGAAAGAATACTACATTCCAACTTAGTCAATTGATATTTTGGATTCTTACACGCAAGTGTTTCTTCTTTCTTATTCAATAGAATATCTTGATATTGTAAATAAGAATCGTCTATCACATTTTCTTTTAACATCACTTTGACTCTTGCAATCAATTCCTTTGTCGAAAAGGGTTTGGATAGATAATCGTTGGCACCTAAATCAAAACCTGTAACTTTATTATCCACTTCATTTAACGCACTTAAAAGTAATACCAGAATATCATTTTTTTGTTTGCAAATCTGATTTAGCACTTCATAACCATTCTTTTCAAGCATCATAATATCCAAAATCAATCCATCATAAATTTCTTGGAAAATCAAACGAATGGCACTATTCCCATCAAAACACACATCGCAATTATAGCCCGCATCTTCTAAGACGGTTTGTAGTGCTTTAGCCAAATTCACTTCATCATCCGCTACCAATAATCGCATATTATCCCTCGACTCTATCTTTGATTGTCTGAAATGATAAGTCTAAAGAAGCAATTTCATCGGCACATCGTTTTAATTCACTACATATCAAATCTTCATCTTCAATATGTTTCTTATAATGAATTTGATGTTCTAGATTTGCCCAAAAATCTAATGCGATCGTTCGTACTTGGATTTCAACTAAACATCCATCCACTTCACAAATCACATGTAGACTGCGATACCCACTGGGTTTGGGTTGGCTTAAATAGTCTCTTACTTCCACCACTTTAAAGCATGAATGAATCCAATCCTTTACTTCATAGATTTCATCCACAAACGAACAAATGATGCGAACTCCAATAATATCATGAAGCAAAGAATATTCATTGCCTATCTTTTTCATAACACTTTCTGATGACTTAATTCTAGAAGTCGTATATTGTATACAAGCTAATGCACTCGAATGAATTGTATTTAAAACCTTATCCAAAACATTTTTAAACGTATCATAGTCAGATCCATAAAATTCTTTATATGTCATACCATAAACATACTAAACAACACTTAAAATTTGCTTAAAAAAAGTTAGAGAATTACTCTCTAACTAAAATAATATCCTTTATAGTCATAAAAATAAATTCGATAAATAAAACGATCATTTTTCTTTATACTGAACTGTTGTTCAAGATTTCCATCCGTATCGTAAATGGATAATAGTCCTGCAATTCCTGAATTTACGACAATATGATCACCTAAATTTTGTGCACTCGATACATAGGCGCTAAACGGAACTTCAAATGAATTGGCCAATGTATATGTCCCTTCATTTTCATCCACTAAATATTGATAGTAATAGGATGTCGTGCCTTCTGTAATACTTGTTTGAATTCCATCATTGACAGTCCAATCATAATCTTTTCTTGTCTTAGAATATCCAAAATTATTATCAAACATGTATAGATAATATTGACCAGATTCTAATGCATCATCTTCCATATATGTTACGGTATGTTGTCCTCCACTCGTCAAGAAGTCCCCTACTTTTGTATATAAATACTTTGTATAGTCTGTATCTTTCCAGAAATCTTCATTGCCTATGATATAGCCAATACTTGGATTTGTGCTTATATCATTAATTTTAAAGATCGAACTTGTTTCTCGAGAAGAAAGAATAACACTATCATCACCTAAGTATTGAAGTGTATTGATATGCAGCCAATCCCATTTTGAACCTTCTTTATGATCCGTACTCTCTTTGTAGCTTTTAAACAAATCTTCTAAATCTAATACTTCACTTACTTCTTCGCTATCTACATCCAATTTAATAATACAATCTTCTACACTATTCTTTTCCTCATTTGTAGCTAATAAAATCAAATTTCCATCCTGATCAAATTGATAATCGTGATGAACCATATAATTACCCAAATTATAAATGTGTTCAATCATACCTAAATGATTGATGGCAGCCATTCTATGTGTAGATACACTCATATATAAGATTTGATTTTGCATCAACATACGATGAGAACGATATCCAATAATTGGAATTTCCCCACGCAAAACGCCATTTGTATCATACACATAGACAAAGTCTTGATCATCCGCATCATTTCCTAATAGTGTATATAAAGCATTGCCTAAATCTTGTTTAGAACCAGACACTTGTTTAAGTTGTATATCTTCATCACCTAAAAGTGATCCCATTGTATAGTTTGTACTTACACTTTGACTTGTTCCATCCTTATAGGTGGCTGTAATTGTGATTGTATTTGTACAATTTGGAATCAAACCAATCAATTGAAACTCATGTTCCTTTTGATATTCTTTAGCCTGATAAGCCGTAGCTGTAAAATCCGCGTAATCGCTGCAACTCACTGTATATGTAATTTTAGCCACTTTGGATGTATTAAAATAAACATACATCGATTGTGTATTGGTTGAAAAAGGATTGTATTTCATAAATATATTTTGAAGTGTATAGTTCCCATTTCCTTTTTCATTTTCTAAATCCGATAATGCTTGTTCTTGAAACTCCATCGTATAAATTTTATTGACTGTGACTGTAGATTGACTATCTTTATAAATTCCATATCCAATCGTGAGTCCAATAATCAGCACAAAAATCAATATATTTCCAAGTTTTTTCTTCATAAATAATCCACCTCGGAAATATTGTATTATGTTTTTCTTAAGATTTCCTTAAGTTTTCTTAAGATTTTAATGGAAATTTCAATTTGTCAAAAAAAAAGAAATAGGCATGATTATTTTAAGGGCATGAAAAGTATAATCACCTATTTCGTAAGTGAGTATACTGATTCAAACTTAAATAAACCTTAAAAGATGTGAAGATACAAATTAAGAATTCTAGAAAATGTTATAATTTATGTGGTGATGATACTATGAAACTATTATTTAAACAAAGATTCTTTTCCTGGTTTGATAGCTATGATATTTATGATGAGTCAGGTCAAATCATATATCAAGTTGAAGGAAGGCTTTCTTGGGGACATAAGCTAGTCATTTATGATCAAAATGGAAACGAAGTGGGTAATGTATTAGAAAAGGTGATGACTTTACTTCCTAAATTTGAAATCTATAAGAATAATGAATATATTGGATGTCTATCGAAAGAATTATCTTTCTTTACTCCACATTACCACATTGACTATA